>OEOU01000001.1_pt1 | contig 39112 bp, 33 predicted proteins | sample 1539531 | NCBI WGS metagenome assembly OEOU01 (sample SAMN02393684, study PRJEB22366) | soil metagenome | biome: freshwater stream | place: Canada: Laurel Creek, Waterloo, ON
TTTTCCGCTGCATAACCCTGCTTCGGGGTCATTATAGCGATTTTTTCGGTATATCCATCCTTTTTCGCACGATATACAGGATTTTGCCAAAGGGTTCGTGTAGACTTTCCTTGGTGTATCCAACGGCGTCAGCCGGGCAGGATAGGTGAAGTAGGCCCACCCGCGAGCGGGTGTTCCTTCTTCACTGTCCCTTATTCGCACCTGGCGGTGCTCAACGGGAATCCTGCTCTGCGAGGCTGGCCGGCTACCGCCGGCGTAACAGATGAGGGCAAGCGGATGGCTGATGAAACCAAGCCAACCAGGAAGGGCAGCCCACCTATCAAGGTGTACTGCCTTCCAGACGAACGAAGAGCGATTGAGGAAAAGGCGGCGGCGGCCGGCATGAGCCTGTCGGCCTACCTGCTGGCCGTCGGCCAGGGCTACAAAATCACGGGCGTCGTGGACTATGAGCACGTCCGCGAGCTGGCCCGCATCAATGGCGACCTGGGCCGCCTGGGCGGCCTGCTGAAACTCTGGCTCACCGACGACCCGCGCACGGCGCGGTTCGGTGATGCCACGATCCTCGCCCTGCTGGCGAAGATCGAAGAGAAGCAGGACGAGCTTGGCAAGGTCATGATGGGCGTGGTCCGCCCGAGGGCAGAGCCATGACTTTTTTAGCCGCTAAAACGGCCGGGGGGTGCGCGTGATTGCCAAGCACGTCCCCATGCGCTCCATCAAGAAGAGCGACTTCGCGGAGCTGGTGAAGTACATCACCGACGAGCAAGGCAAGACCGAGCGCCCAATACGCAAACCGCCTCTCCCCGCGCGTTGGCCGATTCATTAATGCAGCTGGCACGACAGGTTTCCCGACTGGAAAGCGGGCAGTGAGCGCAACGCAATTAATGTGAGTTAGCTCACTCATTAGGCACCCCAGGCTTTACACTTTATGCTTCCGGCTCGTATGTTGTGTGGAATTGTGAGCGGATAACAATTTCACACAGGAAACAGCTATGACCATGATTACGCCAAGCTTGGCTGCAGGTCGACGGATCCAGACGAGATACACCTCATGCCCGCCGATGATGAGTTGGAGGGCGCGTCACACCGTAGAATGCAACCCGCTCAGGAGCTGGTGACGTAGGCACTCATGAAAATCTTCGGCTTCGCCGGTTACTCCGGCAGCGGCAAGACGACGCTGATCGAGCAGCTCATCCCGATCTTCAGGCAGCGCGGGTTCAGCGTGTCGCTCATCAAGCACGCGCATCACACCTTCGACGTCGACCAGCCGGGCAAGGATTCGTATCGCCACCGGCACGCCGGCTGCACCGAGGTGCTGGTGAGCTCCTCGCGGCGCTGGGCGCTCATGCACGAGCTGCGCGGCGCGCAGGAGCCGCCGCTCGCGGAGCTGACGAAGCACATGTCGCCGTGCGATCTCCTGCTCGTGGAAGGCTTCAAGCACGAGCCGATACCGAAGCTCGAGGTCTATCGCGCCGAGGTCGGGGAACCGCTCATCCACCCGCACGATCCCAATATCGTCGCGATCGCGACGGACAAACGGCTGGAGACGGAATTGAGGCAGCTCGATTTGAACGCGCCGGTCGGGATCGCCGAGTTCGTGCTCAGGCACGTGGGTTTGGCCGCATAATTCGTCCATGGTCACACTGCTTTATTTCGCCCGGCTGCGCGAAGCACTCGGCACTGCGCGCGAAGAGCTTGCGCTCCCCGAAAGCGTCATCGACATCGCGACGCTGCGCGAGGCGCTCGTCTCCCGCGGCGGCGCCTGGGCGCAGGAGCTTTCGCAGACGAAGCGCATACGCATGGCCGTCAACCAGGACATGGCGAGCGCCGACACGCCCATCAACGACGGCGACGAGATTGCATTCTTCCCGCCTGTCACGGGCGGATAGCGGGGACTTGATGGCTGTCCGAATACAAACCGAAGACTTCGACACCGGCGCCGAAATCGCCGCGATGCGCAAGGGCAACCCGGCGATCGGGGCGGTCGCGAGCTTCATCGGCGTCGTGCGCGATGTGAACGAAGGCGACAGCGTGAGCGAGATGACGCTCGAGCACTATCCGGGCATGACCGAGAGATCGATCGAAGAGATCATCGGCCAGGCGCGCGGACGCTGGAACGTGATCGACGCGCTGGTCGTTCATCGCGTGGGGGTGCTGAAGCCCACGGATCAGATCGTGCTCGTGATCGTCGCGAGCGGACATCGCGGCGACGCGTTCGCCGCATGCGAGTTCATCATGGATTACCTGAAGACCCGCGCGCCGTTCTGGAAGAAGGAGCGCACGGGCGAGGGCACGCGCTGGGTCGATGCGCGGGTTACGGACGACCTCGCGGCGGAGCGCTGGCGGTTGAAGGGCTAGGGCGTGTGGCGGTGCGCCAAGGCGCACCCTACGGCCTTGTTCATGAGCGCCCGCGCGTAGTCGATCGTTTCGCCCGCCGCGAGACCGATCGGTCCTTTACCTTGCGCCACCGCAGCGTCCGCCGCGGCGCCGTGCAGATACACCCCGGCGGCAAGCGCCGTATCCGGCGCCGCGCCCTGAGCGAGCAGCGCGGCCAGAATCCCGGTGAGCACGTCGCCCATTCCCGCGCTCGCCATCCCGGGGTTGCCGGTCGTGTTGACGGCCCACAATCCGTCGGGCCACGCACAGACACTGCCGGCGCCTTTCAGCACGACACCGCAGCGAAAACGTTGCGCCAGATTCAATGCCGATGCGACGCGGTCGCGCTGGATTTCGGCGGTCTTGAGGCCGAGGAGGCGGGCCGCTTCCGCCGGATGTGGCGTGAGGATCGCCGCCGCCGTGCGCGTCCCGATCTTTTCGCGCAGGGCGTCGGAGACCGCGAGCAGGTTGAGTGCGTCCGCGTCGATGACGAGCGGCAGGTCCGAGACGAGCGCGGCGTGCAGCAGGCGGCGCGCCTCGTCGGACTGTCCGAGGCCTGGACCGATCGCAAGGCAGGTCAGGGCATCGAGCTCGAGAACGTCTGCCGCGTGCCTCAACATGAGCTCCGGCCGCACCGGATCGACCGGCGGTCCATCGGCGGCCTCGAGGCCGACGTAGACTCGCCCCGCGCCCAGCTTGAGCGCTGCGCGTCCCGCGAGCAGCGCCGCGCCGACCATCCCGGCCGCGCCGCCGATGATCGCGGCGTTACCGTAACTGCCCTTGTGTGAGTTCAGGCTTCGGCGCGCCAGCGCCCGCTGCAGGACCTGTTCGCCGATAACGGCCCCCCTCGGCGGTACGAGCGCGGGTGGTTCGAGGCCAAGCGGCGCGACGTGCAGCGTACCGGCATGGTCGGGCCCGTCGAGCGTGAGGAGCCCCGGTTTGAGCGCGATGAACGTGATCGTGTGCGCGGCGCGAACCGCGCAGCCCAGCACCCGACCCGAATCGGACTCGATGCCGCTCGGCACGTCCAGCGCGAGCACCGGCGCGTTTGCCCCGTTGATCCAGTCGACGAGAACGGCGTAGCGTCCGGCAAGCTCGCGCTGCAATCCGATCCCGAAGAGCCCGTCCACGACGAGTCCCGGTGCACGCCCGCTTGCAAGGTCGGTCGCGACTTCGCCGCCCGCCGCGCGCCACGCCTCGAAGGCGGCGGCTGCATCGGCGGAAAGCTTCGCGGCCTCTCCGGTGAAGACGAGTCTCACGTCGAACCACCAGTGTTTGAGGTGCCGCGCGACGACGAAGGCATCGCCGCCGTTGTTGCCGGGGCCGGCGAAGACGACGATGCGTTTTCCCGTGCCGCCGGCGAGCTCGCGCGCAAGCTCAGCCGCGGCGAGCCCCGCGCGTTCCATGAGGCGCGGCGCGTCCGGCCCGCCCGCCGCGGCCGCCTCGATGCGGCGAATCTCGTCCGTGCGATAGACGGGCGTGCCGTGCGGGAAGCGTGTCATGTGCGGTGGCCGCGGCGTAAGGTCAGCTAAAATAACGCTTTAGAGAGCCCGCTTCCACACTTTGCACTCCAATTTGCAGCTCATCCGGCTCAGGGGCAGCGCAGCCCTCTCGCCGTTCCGCCTCGAAAAACTCCACGCCGCCGCCGCATCCGTCCTGCCGGGCGTGCGCATCGCCGCCGATTTCCGGCACTTCATCGCCGCGCCGCGCGCGCTCGACGCCGCCGAGCACGCGCGTCTCGAACGCCTCCTCACTTATGGGCCGAAACGGGCGGCGGTCGCCGAGGAGGGCACGCTGCTGCTCGTGGTGCCGCGCATTGGGACGATCTCGCCGTGGTCTTCCAAAGCGACCGATATCGCACGGCACTGCGGGCTCGAGGTGATCGAGCGCATCGAGCGCGGCGTCGCCTACTGGGCGTCACGCGCGGGTGGTCGAGCGCTGGGCGACGATGAGCGAAGCACGCTCGCGCCGTTGTTGCATGACCGCATGACCGAGACCGTGCTGCGCGACTTCGACGAAGCCGGCCGACTCTTTCAACATTTCGAGCCGCAGCCGCTTTCGACGGTGGACGTGCTGGGCGGCGGCATCGCGGCGCTGGCGCGCGCCAACCGGGAGATGGGTCTCGCGCTCTCCGCGGACGAAATCGAGTACCTCGCGGAGAACTTCACGCGCATGGGGCGCAACCCCACGGACGTGGAGCTCATGATGTTCGCGCAGGCGAACTCGGAGCACTGCCGCCACAAGATTTTCAACGCGGACTGGGTGATCGACGGCAAGGCCGAGCCGAATACGCTCTTCGGCATGATCCGCACGACGCACGCCCGCCATCCGCGCGGAACGATCATCGCGTATTCCGACAATTCGTCGGTGATCGAAGGCGCGATGACGCCGCGCTTCTATCCTTCCCGCGACGGATCCTACGGCTATCAGGACGAGCTTACGCACATCCTGATGAAGGTCGAGACGCACAACCACCCGACCGCGATCTCGCCCTACGCCGGCGCGGCGACCGGGCCGGGGGGCGAGATCCGTGACGAAGGCGCGACCGGCCGCGGGTCGAAGCCCAAAGCGGGGCTGACCGGTTTCTCGGTCTCGAACCTTCAGATCCCGGGCTTCGTGCAGCCCTGGGAGCGCGACGGCATCGGCGTCCCGTCGCGCATCGCCTCACCGCTTCAGATCATGCTGGACGGTCCGATCGGCGGCGCGGCGTTCAACAACGAGTTCGGGCGTCCCAATCTCGCCGGCTACTTCCGCACGTTCGAGCAGCGCGCAGGCGCCGAAGTGCGCGGCTATCACAAGCCGATCATGATCGCCGGCGGTGTCGGGAACATCGCCTCCATTCATACGGAGAAGGCGCCGCTGCCCGAGGGCGCGCTCATCATCCAGCTCGGCGGGCCCGGCATGCTGATCGGCCTCGGCGGGGGCGCTGCGTCCAGCATGGACACGGGCACCAATCTCGAGGGCCTCGACTTCGATTCGGTCCAGCGCGGCAACGCCGAGATGGAGCGCCGTGCGCAGGAGGTGATCGACCGCTGCTGGGCGCTGGGCGATGTGAATCCGATCCTTTCGATACACGATGTCGGCGCGGGCGGTCTTTCGAACGCGCTGCCGGAGCTCGTGCACGGCGCGCAGCGCGGCGGGCGCTTCGACTTGAGAACGATTCCGAACGAAGAGCCCGGCATGTCGCCGGTGCAGATCTGGTGCAACGAGTCGCAGGAGCGCTACGTGCTCGCGATCGCGCCGGCGGACCTCCGGGCGTTTGCCGGGATTTGCGAGCGCGAGCGCTGCCCATACGCTGTCGTGGGTATGGCAACGGCCGATGGCAGGCTGACGCTCACCGATCCGCACTTCCACAACACGCCTGTCGACATGGAGCTCGCCGTCCTTCTCGGCAAGCCGCCGCGCATGCGGCGCGAGGTCGCACGGGTGCGGCGTGAGCTGCCTGCGTTCGAGCCCGCTTCGATCGACCTCGCCGAGGCCGCGCTGCGGGTGCTGCGGCTGCCGGCGGTCGCGGACAAAACGTTCCTCATCTCGATCGGCGACCGCAGCGTCGGCGGTTTCACGGCGCGCGACCAGATGGTCGGACCGTGGCAGGTCCCCGTGGCGGACGTCGCCGTGACGTTGATGGGCTACAGAACGTACCGGGGCGAGGCCTTCGCGATGGGCGAGCGCACGCCGCTCGCGCTCGTGAGCCCTGAAGCCTCGGGCCGCATGGCGATCGGCGAGGCATTGACCAACATTGCGGCCGCCCCGATCGCAGGTCTGGGGGACGTGAAGCTTTCCGCCAACTGGATGGCCGCCGCCGGTCACCCCGGCGAAGACGCGGCGCTCTACGACACGGTGCGCGCGGTGGCGCTCGAGCTCTGTCCGCAACTCGGCATCAGCATCCCGGTCGGCAAGGATTCGCTGTCCATGAAGACGACGTGGTCGGACGGCGGGGGCAGGCGCGAGGTGACCGCGCCGCTTTCGCTCATCGTCTCGGCCTTCGCGCCCGTGACCGACGCGCGCCGCACGCTCACGCCGGAGCTTCGCACCGACCAGGGCGAGACGGCGTTGCTGCTCGTCGATCTCGGCGGCGGAAAGAATCGCCTCGGCGGCTCGGTGCTGGCACAGGTGTATGCGCAGGCCGGCAGCGAAGCGCCCGACGTCGATGACGCGGATCTCGTTCGCCGTTTCTTCGAGCTCGTTCAGAGCTTGAACGAGGGGGGCAGGCTCCTCGCGTACCACGATCGCTCGGACGGCGGTCTCTTCGTGACGCTGTGTGAAATGATGTTCGCGAGCCGCGCCGGCATCACGCTCGACGGTCATCCGGCGATGTCCGCGACCGATGCCGGCCGCACTATCGCGGCGCTCTTCAGTGAAGAGCTGGGCGCGGTGCTGCAGGTGCGCGCAGCCGACCTCGACGCCGTGCGCGCGGCGGCGAAGCACGCAGGGTTGGCCGCGCAGGTGCACACGATCGGACATCCGAACGGTGACGATATGCTGCGCGTGACCGCCGCCGGCCGCGAGATCTACGCGGCTACGCGTATCGAGCTCGAGCGCGCCTGGTCGGAGACGACCTACCACATGCAGCGCCTGCGCGATCATCCGGAGTGCGCGCAGCAGGAATACGACCGCATCCTCGACGCGGGCGATCCCGGACTCCACGCGCACCTCACATTCGATCCTTCGGATGACATCACACACGCCCTCCCCCTCAGGGGGAGGGTTGGGGTGGGGGTGGTTGGAAGCCGCCCCCGCGTCGCCATCCTCCGCGAGCAGGGCGTCAACGGGCAGATGGAAATGGCCGCGGCGTTCGACCGCGCGGGCTTCGCGGCGGTCGATGTCCACATGAGCGACATCATCGAAGGCCGCGCGACGCTTGCGGATTTTGCCGGCTTCGCGGCCTGCGGCGGATTTTCCTACGGTGACGTGCTCGGCGCGGGGGAGGGGTGGGCCAAGTCGATACTTTTCAACGCGCGGGCGCGCGACGCCTTCGAGGTGTTCTTCCAGCGCGGCGACACGTTCGCCCTCGGCGTGTGCAACGGCTGCCAGATGATGAGCAATCTGCGCACGCTCATCCCGGGCGCCGCCGACTGGCCGCATTTCGTGCGCAACAAGTCGGAGCAGTTCGAAGCGCGCGTGGCGATGCTCGAAGTGCTGGCGACGCCGTCGATCTTTCTCTCAGGCATGAGCGGGAGCCGCATACCGGTCGCGGTGGCGCACGGCGAGGGTTACGCCGAGTTTGCCGACGCGTCGGCGCTTACGCGCGCGCGAGCACTGGTCGCGCTGCGCTACGTCGACAATCGGGGACAGCCGACCGAGTGCTATCCCTACAACCCGAACGGCTCGCCGGATGGCATCACGGGGCTTACCACGCCGAACGGCCGCTTCACGATCGTGATGCCACACCCCGAGCGCGTGTTCCGCACCGCGTGCAATTCATGGCATCCGCACGAGTGGGGCGAGGACGGGCCGTGGATGCGGATCTTCCGCAACGCCCGCAAATGGGTCGGGTAAAAGCGCCGCTCGCCTTCGGCTCGGGCCTCGGCGCTTACGAACAGAGGGAAACCGATGGTTTCCCTCCGTAACCTCCTTTCCTTCACCCCCGTTTGGGGTCAGTCGACTTTGGCTTTGGCCCGCAAATCCGAGATCGCCTTTTGCACGATCTGGTTCTGCACCACCTGCGTCAACTGCGGCTTGACCTCCTCGAACGGCGGGACCTTCGTCGCACGCTCGTCCTCGACGCGGATGATGTGGAAGCCGAAATCGGTCTTCACCGGCGTCTCGATCAGCGCGCCCTTCTTCGCCTTCACCACCGCGTCCTGGAACGGCTTCACGTAGTTTTCGGCCGGCGCCCAGTCGAGGTCGCCGCCGCGCTTGCTGCTGCCGGGATCGCGTGAGTGCTCGGCGGCGAGCTTCTCGAAGTTGCCGCCCTTCCTGATCTGCGCGATGAGGTTCTTCGCGTCCTCTTCCTTCTCGACGAGGATGTGGCGCACGCGGTACTCCCTGGCGGGCAGCTCCGGTTTGATGCGCTCGTATTCCTTGCGCAGCATGTCGTCGGTGATCGGGTTCTTCCTGAAGTAATCCTCGAAGTAGGCGTTCGCGAGCACCGCCGCGCGGTCGAGCTCGAGCCTTCCTGCCACCACCGGCTGCTTGTCGAGGCCTTTCTTGACCGCTTCCTGCGAGACGACTTCCTGGTTGATCAGCATGTCGCGCACGGCTTTGCGGAGCTCGGGCGAGTCCGGTTGTCCCTGCGTCATGCGCGATTTCAGCGCGGCGTCCACGCGATGTTGCGGAATGCTCTTTCCGTTCACCGAGGCGGGGCCGTCGTTCTGAGCGGCCGCGACTATGGGCGCGACGAACGCGGCGGCGAGCATTAACCACAGGGTGTTTTGTTTCATGGGTAGGTCCTTGTCTATCGATTCGTTGTGTTTTCGCCCGGGGCGTATGCCGTCAGCGCGAGCGCATGGATTTCTTTTCGCATGAGCGGTCCCAGCGCCTCGTACACCATGCGGTGCCGTGCCTGGAGCGCCTGCCCCTCGAAGCGCTTCGAGATCACCACCAGCCGGTAATGCCCGCCGCCGCCTTTTGCACCTTCGTGCCCGGCGTGCCGCGCCGATTCGTCTTCGATCGAAACGGATTCGGGCACGAGGATGGCGAGCTTCTCGCGAATGAGCTCTTCGACGCTCAAGCGCGCTCGTTCTTGTCCTGTACGTGCTTGGCGAGCATGACAGCCTGCAGCAGCACGAACGCGAGCATGAGACCGATGCCGCCGAAGAGCTTGAAGTTCACCCACGTGTCGGTCGAGAACGTGTAGGCGACGTAGAGGTTGAGCCCGCCCATGACGGTGAAAAAGACGACCCAGCTCGCGAGGAGCCGCGTCCAGATCTCATCGGGGAGCGTCACCTGGTGCTCCATCATCGAGCGCACGAGGTTTTTCCTGAAACCGAGGCCGGCGACCGCGAGCACCGCACCGAAGAGCCAGTAGAGCACCGTCGGCTTCCATTTGATGAACGTCTCGTCCGCGAAGAGCAGCGTGGCGCCGCCGAACACCGTAATGATGGCAAGGCTTATCCACAGCATCTTGTCGATCTTGCGCCCGCGCAGCCACAGGTAGCCGATCTGGGCGAACGTCGCGCCGATCGCCACCGCCGTCGCGACATAGATGTCGAAGAGCTTGAACGCCGCGAAAAACAGGACGATCGGAAAGACGTCGAAGAGCACTTTCATGGGGCAGGGATTATAGACCTTGGGAGGGTGGAAAAACCTTACGACGCTGCCTTCGCTGCGCTCCGGGCGTAAACGGCCCGCCTATGCGGCTACCGCCGCTATTTCGTATCCGGATCGAACTTGAGCGAGGCGGAATTGATGCAATAACGCAGCCCGGTGGGCTTCGGACCGTCCTCGAAGACGTGTCCCAGGTGCGCGCCACAGCGGCTGCACAGCGCCTCGGTGCGCTGCATGAAGTGGCTGTTGTCGTCCTCGGTTGCGACGTTGTCCTGCGCGGCCGGCTTCCAGAAGCTCGGCCACCCCGTGCCGGAGTCGAACTTCTCGTCCGAACGGAAAAGCTCGGCGTCGCAGCACACGCAGCGATACATGCCTTTTTCGTGGTTGTCCCAGTACGCGCCGCTGAACGCGCGCTCGGTGCCTTTTTTGCGCGCCACCTCGAACTGCTCGGGCGTGAGCGCCTTGCGCCATTCGGCGTCGGGTTTCGTGATCTTGTCGGCCATTCGGGGTCTCCAGTCTGTCGGTTAGGCGTGAAGGTGCAGGGTAAGTTCCGTAGGGCGGGTGTAGCGGTGCGAAACCCGCCGGCGGGTTTCCCCGACCGCTCCGCTGCCGCCCGCCTACGAAACTACAAAACCTTTCCAGGATTCATGAGCCCCTTGGGGTCGAGGGCGCGCTTTACCGTGCGCATGAGGTCCACTTCGACCGGACTCTTGTAGCGCTGGAGCTCCCGCACCTTCGCGAGCCCGATGCCGTGCTCGGCGCTGAAGCTCCCACTGAAGCGCTGGACGAGGTCGTAGACGAGGTCGGTCACGTCGTGCGCTTCGCGCGCCTGTGCATCGCTGCGGAGCCGCCCCGGAACGAAGGCGTTGTAGTGCAGGTTGCCGTCGCCCAGGTGCCCGAAGCAGATGACGTTCGCGCCCGGGAAGCGCTGCTCGATCGCCGGACCGGCCTCCCGTATGAACCGGGGAATGGCGCTCACGGCGACCGCGATGTCGTGCCGGTAGAGCATGCCCGCTTCGCCGCGCGCCGCCTCCGGTATCGATTCGCGGATGCGCCACAGCGCTTCGGACTGTGCGCCGCTCTCTGCGATCGTGACGTCGATCACGAGCCCGGTGTCGATTCCCTCCTGGAGCGCGGCTTCGAGCTCGGCGCGCAGCGCATCGCCCGGGCGCGAATCGGCCAGCTCGGTGAGCACGTACCAGCCGTGCGGCGCCGGCAGCGGATCGCGCGTTCCCGGGATGTGGCGCATCACGAGCTCGAGGCAGTTGCGCGAGATCAGCTCGAAAGCATTGATGCGGTCGCCGCAGTGGCGGCGCACGAGCGCGAGAAGCTCGAGCGCCGCTTCCGGGTCCTTGACCGCGGCCCATGCGACTGCCGTCGCACTCGGCTTCGGAAAGAGCTTCAGCACCGCCGTGGTGATGATGCCGAGCGTGCCCTCGGCGCCCACGAAGAGCTGCTTCAGGTCGTAGCCGGTGTTGTCCTTGCGAAGACTCCGCAGCCCGTTCCAGATGCGCCCGTCCGGCAGCACGACCTCGAGTCCCAGCACGAGATCGCGCGTGTTGCCGTAGCGCAGCACGTTCACGCCGCCGGCATTGGTCGAGAGGTTGCCGCCGATCATGCAGCTGCCCTGTCCGCCGAGGCTCAACGGAAAGAGTCGATCGACCGCATCTGCCGCTTCCTGAATGGTTTGAAGGATGACGCCGGCTTCGACCGTCATCGTGTTGTTGAGGGGATCGACGTCGCGGATGCGGTTCAGCCGCGCGAGCGAGAGCACCATCTCATCAAAGCCGGCACGCGGAACCGACGCCATGCACATGCCGGTATTACCACCCTGCGGAACGACCGGCGCGCCGGTCTCGGTGCAAAGCTTCAGGACCGCTGCGACTTCCTCGGTGTTGGCGGGCCGCACGACGGCGGCCGTCGCGCCGACGTAGATTCCGCGCCAGTCCTTCACATACGGCTCGACGTCGGCGGGGGCGGTGAGGACGTGCTGTGCCCCGACGATGCCGCGGAGCCGTTCGATAAGGTCGTTTGTCATCCGCCGATTGTATAAAAAAACAGCCCGACACCTTGGGGATGCCGGCCCGCCGGACGAAATGCACCAGGCAGGCGCTGTTTAAAGGAAGGGAGGTTACGGAGGGAAACCTTGGTTTCCCTCTGTTCGTTTACCGCACCCGGGAGGAACCTGCCCGGTGCTACGCGGCTGCTAGCAGCCCGCGTAGCACGTAGGGCAGGATTCCTCCATGCCGGTAGTAATCGACCTCGATCGGCGTGTCGATGCGCAGGCGCAGCGGCACTTCCTCGCGCGGCCCGGTCTTGCGTTGAATCACCATGGTCACGTCCTGCATCGGCGTGATGCCTTTTTCGATGCCGAGGATGTCGATCATCTCGGAGCCGTCCAGCTCGAGCGTCTGCGCGGTGACCCCATCCTTCAACTGGAGCGGCAGCACGCCCATGAAGACGAGGTTGGCGCGGTGGATGCGCTCGAAGTTGCGCACGATCACCGCCTTCACGCCGAGGAGTTGCGGACCTTTCGCGGCCCAGTCGCGCGATGAGCCCTGGCCGTACTCGTCACCGCCGAAGACCACCGACGGCACGCCGGCCGCCTTGTAGCGCATCGCGGCTTCGTAAATCGACACCTGCTCGTCCGAGGGATGATGGATCGTGAGCCCGCCTTCGGTGCCCGGCAGCATCAGGTTCCTGATGCGCACGTTGGCGAACGTGCCGCGCATCATCACCTCGTGATTGCCGCGCCGGGCGCCGTACGTGTTGAAGTCCGCGACCGCGACACCGTGCTCCTGGAGATACTTGCCGGCGGGGGAAGTCGGCCGAATGCCGCCGGCGGGGCTGATGTGGTCGGTCGTGATCGAGTCGCCGAAGATGCCGAGGATGCGCGCGCCGCGAATATCGCTGACCTTGCCGGGCTGCAGGTCGAAGCCTTCGAAGTAGGGCGGATGGCGCACGTAGGTCGATTCCGGCCGCCACTTGTAGAGCGCGCCGACCGCGACGGGGATTTCATCCCACAGCGGGTTGTCTTCCTGAAAGTGCGAAAACACCTTCCTGAACATGGCGGGATCGGTCGCGTACTGCATGACGGCGGCGACTTCTTCCTGGGTCGGCCAGATGTCGCGCAGGTACACGGGCTTACCGTCCGTGCCGGCGCCGATCGGGTCCTTCGACATGTCGATGTCGACCGTGCCGGCGAGGCCGAACGCGATCACGAGCGGCGGGCTCATCAGGAAGTTCGCGCGGATCGCCTGGTGTATGCGCGCTTCGAAATTGCGATTGCCTGAAAGCACCGCGGCCCCGACGACGTCGTTTTTGGTGACGGCTTCCTCGATCGGGCTCTCGAGCGGCCCGGAGTTGCCGATGCAGGTCGTGCAGCCGTAGCCCGAGACGTAGTAGCCGAGCTGCTCGAGGTAGGGGAGCAGACCCGCGTTCCTGAGGTACTCGGTGACCGCGAGCGATCCCGGTCCCAAAGACGTCTTTACGCGCGCCGGAACTTTGAGTCCCTTCTCCGTGGCTTTCTTCGCGAGGAGGCCCGCGGCAAGCATCACGCCGGGGTTCGACGTGTTCGTGCACGAGGTGATCGCGGAGATGAGCACGTCGCCGTGCCCGACGTCGATGCCCTGTCTGGCGGTGGGGCTGCGCTGTCCGAGCTCGTTTGCCTTGCCGTAGCCGCCGTCGGCGGCAGGCATTGCCATCAGCTCCTGGAATTTCGACTTCAGGTTCGGCAGGTCGATGCGATCGTGCGGACGGCGCGGACCGGCGACCGCCGGCTTGACGGTGGCGAGATCGAGCTCGACCACTTCGCTGTAGTCGATCTCGCCTTTCCTGGGGATGCCGTACATGCCCTGCGCCTGGTAGTAGGCCTTCACGAGCGGAACGAGGTCGCCGCGGCCGGTCATCGTGAGGTAGTCGCACGAGATGTCGTCCACCGGGAAGAAACCGCAGGTCGCGCCGTATTCCGGCGACATGTTGCCGATCGTCGCGCGGTCGGGAACAGGCAGCGACGCGGCGCCTTCGCCGAAATACTCGACGAACTTGCCGACGACTCTTCTCTGCCGCAGGAGCTGCGTGATCGCCAGCACCAGGTCGGTCGCGGTGACGCCGGGCGAGAGGCGCCCAGTGAGGTGCACACCGACGACGTCCGGCTCGAGGAAGTACATGGGCTGGCCGAGCATCGCCGCTTCGGCTTCGATGCCGCCCACGCCCCATCCGAGCACGCCGAGCCCGTTGACCATCGTCGTGTGCGAGTCGATGCCGACGAGGCTGTCGGGGTAGCACAGATCGTCTTTATGCCAGACCACGCGCGACACGTACTCGAGGTTGATCTGGTGGCAGATGCCGTTGCCCGGCGGAATCGTCTCGAACGTCTGGAACGCCTGAGCGCTCCACTTCATGAATTCGTAGCGCTCGCGGTTTCTCGAGAACTCGATTTCCATGTTCTTGCGCAGCGCATCCGGCGAGCCGTAATGGTCGATCTGCACCGAGTGGTCCATGATGAGATGCGCGGGGCACAGCGGCTCGATCAACTCGGGGTTCCTGCCCTGCGCCTTCGCCGCTTCGCGCAGCGTCGCGAAATCGACGACGAGCGGCACCCCCGTCATGTCCTGCAGCAGCACGCGCGCGACGACGAATGGCACTTCATCGGTGCGCTTGCCGGTCGGTTTCCAGTTGGCGAGGCCCTTCAGGTGCGCCTCGGTGATCTTGCGCCCGTCGTAGTTGCGCAGCGCGGACTCGAGCACCACGCGCAGGCTGCGCGGCAGCCTCGACACCTTGCCGACGCCGGCTTTTTCGAGAGCGGGAAGCGAATAGTAACGGCCCGTTTTACCGTCGTATTGAAAGGTTTGCAGCGAATTGAAGAGGTTGTGGCTCATAGGCAATCAGCGGAGGGATGGAGAAGCGGAGGGTGACGAACGGGCGCGAGCGGCTCGAGAAAAATGGCGAATAGATCTTTGTAATGTCAAGATAAGGCCCCGATTCTGAAGCCGAGATCCACACCATGCCGCGCACGACCGACATCATCGCAGCCGCACTGAAAGAAAGCGGCGTTACACATGCATTCGGCATTCCCGGCGGCGAGGTGCTGGATCTGCTCGACGCGTTTCGCAAGGCGGGAATTCAGTTCGTGCTCACGAAACAGGAGCTCGGTGCGGGCATGATGGCCGACGCCGCGTTTCAGCTTACGGGCAAGCCCGGAGTACTCGTCGCGACGCTCGGGCCCGGCATCACGAACACGACGACGGCCGTCGCGCACGCGCTGCTCGATCGCTCCGCGGTGATCGTGCTGACCGGCGAGATCGCGACCTCGCTCAAGGCCGTCTACACCCATCAGATCATCGACCAGGACCTGATGATGCGCCCGCTCGTGAAATGGTCCACGACGATCGCCGCGAAAGGGGCATTCGAGCAGGTGCGCAAGGGGCTCGATATCGCGCAGTCCCCGATGCCGGGTCCGGTGCATTTCAATCTTCCGACCGACGTTGCCGTGGCGGAGCAGGCGGAGGGCGCGCACTTCGCACCGCAGCGCGCTGCCGCCGCGCCTTCCGCGCAAGCGCTCGAGGCCGTCGCCGACCTGCTGCAGCAGGCGAAGAAACCGCTCGCTTTCATCGGTCTCGGCGTCCAGCTCGACGCCGCCGATGCCCCGCTCAGAGACTTTCTCGAGCGCTGGCACGTGCCGTTCATCTGCACCTACAAGGCGAAAGGGGTCGTACCCGAAGACCATGCCCTTTGCATCGGCGCGACCGGTCTCTCGCCGGTGATCGACAAGATCCACATGAGCGAGCTGAAGGACGCCGACCTCGTGCTCACGATCGGTTTCGATCCCGTGGAGCTGCGCAGCGACTGGATGGCGCCGTGGGGCGAGGACAAGCGCACGGTCAACATCGATCTCGTGCCGAACACCCACCACGTCTATCGCAGCACGCTGGAATACGCGGGCAGCATCGCGGCTACCATGAGTGCGCTCGCGAGCCGCGCGCCGGCGCGTATTCCGGAACGCTGGCCGCCCGAAGAGCTCGACCGCTATCGCAACGCGCTGCGCCAGGCGGTTGCCAGACGTCCGGAACGGGGCTTGGGGCCGTACCAGGTCGTGTCGACTTTGTGTGAAGTATTTCCGCGCGACACGATCGCGACGATCGACACCGGATCGCATCGCATCCTGATCAATCACGTGTGGCAGGCTTACGAGCCGCGCCGGCTGCTCCAGTCGAACGGGCTCGGGTCGATGGGCTATGCGCTGCCGGCGGCGATTGCGGCGAAGCTCCTGTTCCCGGAGCGTCCGGTGCTCGCGATGATGGGAGAGGCCGGGCTCGACATGGTGATCGGCGAGCTCGCGCTCCTGCAGGCGCACAAGTTGAATCCGACGCTGGTCGTTTTTCGCGACGACACGCTTTCGCTCATCAAGCTGAAACAGGAGCGCATGAAGCTGCCCGAGACCGGCGTCAGCACCGCGAGTCCCGATTACGCGCTGCTCGCGACGGCCTACGGCGGCAAAGGCGTCGTCGTCGAAGACGTCGACGCGCTGCGCGGTGCCTGTGAAGCGGCGCTGCGTTCGAACGTGTTTACACTGATCGACGCCCGGATCGACCCCGCGGAATACCGGCAACAGATGTAGCATCGAGAGCGCCTCGATTCCCGCCTGGCGCGGGAACGACGGCGCCTGGAGGAGGAGATGGAGATGCGTGGTAATGCGTGTGTACGCTGGTTGTGCGTGGCCGTCCTGTGTCTTGCCGCGCCGTCTTTCGCCCAGAACTATCCCGAGCGTCCCATTACGCTGATCGTGCCCTGGCCCCCGGGGGGCTCGACCGACGTCGCGTTGCGCTCGCTCGCGGACACGACGAGCAAGCACCTCGGCCAGCGCATCGTCATCGACAACCGGCCCGGCGCCTCCGGCACGATCGGGCCGACCTGGCTCGCGAGGAACGGCAAGCCCGACGGCTACGTCGTGGCGCAGATGCCCATCACGGTGTTCCGGCTTCCGCACATGACGAAAGTCGATTTCGATCCGCTCACGGATTTTTCCTGGATCATCAATTTGACCGGATACACGTTCGGCGTGGTCGTGCGCGCCGACTCGCAGTTCAAGACGTGGCAGGACGTGATCGCCTACGCGCGCGCCAATCCGGGCAAGTTCACGTACGGCACGCCCGGCAACGGCACGAGCCTGCACATCACGATGGAGGACCTCGCGGCGCGAGAGAACCTGAAGCTGCTGCACGTGCCGTTCAAGGGCAATGCCGACGCGACCGCGGCGCTGCTCGGCGGGCACATCATGGCTTCGGCGGATTCGACCGGTTGGGGCGAGCTCGTCGACGCGGGGCGGCTGCGGATGCTCATGACATGGGGCGCCCAGCGCACCAAGCGCTGGCCGACCGTGCCGACGCTGAAAGAGCTCGGCTACCCCATCGTTTCGGTCTCCCCGTACGGCATCGCCGGACCGAAGGGGATGGATCCTCACGGCGAGAAGACGTACTTGGCTGCGGCATTTCCAAGCGCGTGCGGCAAGACGAACCTGGCGATGCTGATCCCGCCAGACGCTCTGAAGGACTGGAAAGTCACGATGGTCGGCGACGACATCGCCTGGATTCGGCCGGACGAGCAGGGCCGTCTGTACGCCATCAATCCTGAGGCGGGCGTCTTCGGCGTGGCGCCCGGAACCTCCGCGGCGACCAATCCGAACGCCATGGCGATGATCGCGAAGAACACCATCTTCACGAACGTGGCGGTCACGGCCGACGGTGGTGTGTGGTGGGAGGGCATGACCGACGAGCCTCCTGCCGAGGCGATCGACTGGCGCGGGCAGCGGTGGACACCGGAGATCGCCCAGGCGACCGGTGCCCTTGCGGCGCATCCGAACGCGCGGTTCACGGCGCCGGCGCGCCAGTGTCCAATCATCGATCCTCACTGGGAGGATCCGTGCCCGAAACGCGGGCACGGGCGATGCGTGGTCCATCCTCCACGACTGGTCGCCGGAACGAGTGTTCTACTGGGGGTCAAGGCCACCAGCTACAGAACTTCAGATCTTGTACCGGCGTCAGGGCAGCAATGTCGCATTCGAGGGTTCCACGGCGCCCAGGACGTACCCACCCGTGGGCGTTCCGCCGCAGCCGTAGAGTCAGATCTCTAACCGGGGAAGGGAAGGATTTCGATCCTGTCTACCCGGTTTAGCGGACTGGCGCTTCGGGCGCGGAATTGCGAAACGCGCGCGGGCCATCCTGACGAGCTACGCTGGTGGAGTCGATAGTCAGCACCTTCCTGGCGTTTCTTTCGGTGGTAGCCCGCTCGCTCCCATTCGAGTAATGGATACCCGTCCGGCACCGGGTAGTGAGCTCTTCTTGGGGCTTTGCCCAACGGGAAAAGAGTTAGCCGCGGATTGCGCGGATTTAAGGACACAACTGAGCGATTTTCTTGTTCCCAATCCGCGTAATCCGCGTAATCCGCGGCTAAATTCCCACCTCGAATTCCTGTTGGGCAAAGCCCCCAAGCTGGACGTCACAGAGAGGATGATTTCGTTGCGGAACTCGGCTGTGGCTCTCAAAAGGTGAGTGGTTGGTCCTAAGGACAGGTGAATTCAGTTCTGAGTTAACAATGAGAGGTCGGACTGGGAATCGAACCTGAGTTCGAATAGCTCCAACGGGAATCGAACCCGTGTTTCGGCCTTGAGAGGGCCATGTCCTAACCGCTAGACGATGGAGCCGCGGACCAGTGGATTATCGGTCATTTCCTTCTCCACTTCCAGAACAGAACCACGGCTGCGTTGAGTGTCATCAAGGCAACAAACCACCAGAATGAGGGAATGGGACTGAGGGATTCCGCTGCTCCGCCACCAATGATACTGAGGGGCAGGGGAAAGCGGCGGAAACTAGCACCGTAATTCATGTAGGAATAGAGCCGGGCCCAACCGGGTGGCCACAATGCGGAAGAGCAGTAGCACGCCATACCAAGCAAGACGCCGCCCAGCACTCCCCACGGCCGTGCCGTGCCTGGAAATAGCAGTTCCAGAATCACCTGGCGTCGTGGCGGTGCAAGCACCACTTCTCGCGGCCGGATAAAAACCAGGATCAATGCTCCCGCAGCGAGGAAAATCAGAAGTCCTGCCCGCATGCGTCCGCTGGGACGGAGAAAGTTGTTCACGTCGTCATCTTTTTCGAGGGGGCCCTTGAGCACCGTTGCCCATTCGACAGAGTTTTCGCGGATTCCATAGGCTTTCAGTACCTGAGCGCGGCTGGGCACCGTCGTCATCGGTTTGTCTGCGGCGTATTCCTCGTGGTACTTGACCCACTCGCCGCGCGCCGGCTCCCCGAGATTCCATTCGGCTTCGGGGAAGTCGGGTCTGAGTTGAAGCGCGTGTTCGAAGGCAGCACGGCTTGCTGGAATGTCACCGGAATTCTTCAGAAGAACTCCGAGGTTATTCCAACTCTCTGCGAATTGCGGAAGGCTCTGGTAGAGCTCCATGGCTCTTTCCGATTGGCCGTCGCGTTGATAGGCAATGGCGAGCAGCAAGTCGCGCTCCGGGCTTTTGGCGACGCGCGTTTCGAGGGAATGGTGCGTGCTCGAACCGAACAGGCTTCCGTCTCTCAACTCATAGAAGTAACCGAACGAATGCCCCGCGCTGGCCCTGAGAGAGCTGCCGGCGACACCTTCGGCGATCCAGGCGATCGCCACGATCGACAGGAAGGCCAGTCTCTCGCTACGCCGCCAGTATTCGACATTACAGAATCCCGGCTTCGCTACGCCGGCTGCACGCTCCGCTGCGAAGCGCGCTCGTCTCTGAGGCCGATACCGGGAAAAGAGGACGACAATGTACAAGAGAGCGGCTGCCAGAAAAGTAGACGTCACGAGAGATGCAGCGAGAGCTTCAAAATATCGATCGTTGCCGCTGACGAGCAGTCCGTTGTTGCGGGCTTCCTTCGCACGTTCGAGCCATAGCGCGCCCTCTTTGCTGTCTCTGCCCGCCGTTAGCGACTTGCCGTAGAACTCCCACGCTTCGGCCGCTCCTTCAACCCAGGGCCCCGTCGCGTAGGCCCTGTTTGCCAGTTCGCGTTGAACGGCCGGCGAAGCTGTAATCAAACCCGGAACCAAAAGCGCGCTGACGAGCCGCGGATCCTGCCCCTGCCGCCAGAACTCCGCGTATCCGCGTTCGAAAGCAAGTTGGGCCGCCGGGTGTTCGTTGTATTCCTCGAGGCGGTTTGCAATATCCAGCAGTTCGCTGAAGTGAGCGGATTCTGTCCGCACACCTTCAGCGAATGTCCGGGCGCTTTCCTGTCTTCCGAGAGCGAGGTAGAAGCGGCCAAGCGCGATTCGCAGCCATGGTGAGAAAGGATCTCGACGCACCGCGTTCTCCAGTTCGGGGAGTATCTCTTCCGCGTCGGATGCTTTGATGACTCGACTTCTTACGAAAGCACGCAGGCCTTCGGCCCGCGATGCATCGGAGTAAACCTGATTCGCGACAGGAATCTGCGGGTTGCCGGGGTCGAAATTGTAGGTTCGCGATATTGGTCCGTTGGGGTTTCCAACTGACGATACCTCGATCTGAAGATGGCTATTGATCCATTGAAGGCTGGTAATCTGCTGTCCGGGAAACATCCATCGTCCGGTCACAACGCCTTTGTCGGTATCGATGCGGCGGAGCCAGTTGTAGTGACTGAAGTACGCAATCGAACCCGGTCCCGCCAGAATCTTGAATTCCGCCGGCCGGCGTTGGGTGCCGTATTGAATGTGCCACGCGCCGCCGCCGCCGCTCAACTCCAGCAGAAAATTGTTGATCTGCCGGACTTCGATCTCGCCCGCCCATAGTTTCGGGGCTGTTATCAGGAAAAGCCCGGCGATCAGGCCAGCGGTCCGGAACCGTGATGCCATAGTCCCGACAGCATCGCATATAATCCTGTGGCGTTCGGAGGAATGATGAAGCGGTTCTTGAGCGTGTCCTGCCTGGTGTTACTCGCAGCCTGCGCGGGCCAGCCTGTATCGGACAAGGCGGAGAACAAACGCCAGACCGCCACCATCGAAGGTGTCGTTCGCGAGGCGGGAACGGAAGTCCCAGTTTCCGGCGTGACCGTTTTTGCAGTGCGTCCTTCGGATCAACCGCGGCTTCAAACGATAACGGACGGCGACGGTCATTTCATTCTGGAAGGCCTGGATCAGGGAAGGCATCTCGTCGCGCTGGTTCGCGACGGCTACGTGGTGCCAGGGCGCCTTGAAAGCTCAGGTTATCCGTTTCGCGTGACGACCGGACAGACCGTTTCCGGCATTGTCTTCCATCTTGTGCCCACGGGCAGTATCTCCGGGCGGGTTGTCGGGCCGGATGGTCAACCGGCCAATCGAGTTGAGGTTCAGCTACTCCAGAACCTCTATGTGATGGGACGCCGGCAATGGAGTCCCGCGAGCCGGGGTGGCATAGCGAAACAGACTCGGGTGGAAACGAATGCCCGCGGCGAGTTTCGAGCGATCGGTGTTGATCCGGGAGAGTACGTCCTTCGTGTCATTCCGCAGGAAACGACGGTCGAAAGCCTCCTTCCCGGTGGTAAGGGGCCGGGGCCCATTCTGTATCCAGGTGTGCGCGACCTTGCCAGGGCCACAAGGATTGACGTGAAGCCGGGGCGGGAGAGCTTGCTTGACGACGTGCAACTGGTTCATCAAAACCGAGGCTGGATTCGCATTGTCACTGTTAATGAGAGCGAAGAATCTCTCGAAAACTTTGGCAGGTGGCAGGTGAAGCCGTCCGGATGGGTCGGCTCGGCGTATCCGTTCGAGTACCAACGCTTCCTGAACAACCATAAGGAAATCCGGCCTGATTTTCCAGGTGCTTATGACATCACAGCGATGTGGTCCACGGTGAAGGGCCCCATCGCTGCACGACTTCGCGTCAACTATGAGGACGCCGACGTGAACGCAAAACTGACGCTGCAGAAACCCCGGAGCAATCTCACAGGCAGCGTCGTCCTGCAGGAGAAGGAAGGCGCGGCCCCTCGTCCCGTGACTGGAGTGGAGGTGGCGATCGGACCGGATATCCCGTACTTCATACGAAGCGGTCCCGATGGAACGCTCACACTTCCGGCACTCTATCCCGGGCGGTACAAGCTGGGTTTTGTTCGCGGTTTGCCGCCCGGCACGTTTGTGCTTCGCGTCTCGCAGGGTGGGCGGGATGTCTTGAAGGAAGACCTTAACGTTGAGAACGGCGCGACCAGGGTGGATGTTGTGATCAGCCCAGGCGCTAGTGTGCTTAAAGGAAAGGTTGTCGATGCAAGAGGGCAGCCCGCACACAACGCGCTTGTCGCTCTGGTACCGGAGGGCCCTCTGAGGCAGCGTGTCGATTACTACGGCGCATTTGAAAGCACGCGCACGGACCAGAATGGCGCGTTCGACCTTCACGGCATTACTCCTGGCTCGTATCAGGTGTACGCATGGGCCAACGCGCCTGCAGCGGGTTTCCGCAGCGACGAGTTTATGAAACCGTTTGCCGGCAAAGGATCGCCGGTGAAACTCGGACTCCACGGCACCCTAAGAGTCGAATTGAAGACATTGGATTCCACGCGGTGAGAATCGCGCTGCTGGGTCTTCTCGGCTTGTCGGCTCTCGTTGCAGCTGGACAGCAACCTCGCGCGCTGCCGGGCGCACCTGTGAGCGTGTCCGGATACGTTCTTGAAGCCACAACGGGCAAGCCCATCAGTGGCGTCGAAGTCACGATTTACCTTCAAACGGCAGTGAGCACGACGACCAATGCCGAAGGAAGCTTTCATTTCGATAACATTCCGCCCGGCACGTATTCCTTCGGAACGTACAAAGGTGGTTATGCTGCCGAGGTGATCCGTTATGGAAATAGGCGGATTACGCTGGAGCCTGGACAGCCACGAACCGACATGGTTCTTCGCTTACAGCGAACAGGCACTCTCAGCGGCCGCATTCTCGATCCCAACGGGCGGCCCGTCGTCCAGGTCAACGTGAGCGTGTTGCGGTACGCTTATCGGGAGTTCCATCGCGAGCCCTTGGGCGTTGCAAGGTTTGCGGGCCGCGCCACGGACGATCGTGGCGAGTTCCGCCTCTTTGACGTTCCGGCGGGCGAGTACTTCGTTATCGTGGAGCCCCGAGGATTACCGTTTGGCGCGGCTTTCTATCCCGGCGAACGCGAAGTCCGCCGTGCAGAGCGCATCGAAGTGCGGCCCGAGGCGGAAACGCGCTTACGAGATCTTGCCTTGCCTCCGTCCATGCGCGGTGTGATCCGGCTTCATGTGGTTAATGCGACAGGGGCGCCACTTCCTTCAGGTGTCACTATCGGAGCGGTCGCCTCGGGTTCGTCCGTTTCTTCGGCCTTCATCCCGGTGGACGAGTTGCCGGGCAGTAAAGCGGAACTTCGTCAATTCCAGCCTGCACTTGTCGGCAGCTACGTCTTTCATTCCGCATTCCAGACCGCCGCAGGCAACATTGCCGGCTACACCAAAGTGGACTACTCCGGCGCGGATGTGGATGCGGATTTCGTGCTTGCCAAGTTGAGTGGTCAGATCAAGGGCAGGGTGCTTCTGCAGTCTCCGAATGGTTCGACGCAGCCGGTGTCTGGCGCAGAGATGGAGTTCTTTGGGATGAGCGCGGAGAGCAACTTCAGCACGGCGGATGGCACGTTCAACGTTCGGGGACTTTTGAATGGCCCGTACCAATTCTCCGGCGCGTTCGAGATGCCGAAGGGCTACTACGTGGCGAGCGTCCGCGATCGTGACCGCGATCGCGATGTGTTGAAAGATGGAATCACCGTGTCGGAGGGTACGCCAGAGCTGGAAGTGCGCGTCCGTGCCGACGGCGGATCCCTGGAAGGAAAGATCGCCGACAGCCGCGGGCGCGCTGCGCACGATGCTGTGATCGCGCTGGTGCCGCAGTCGCTCTTGCAGGATCGTACAGACCGGCAAAACACCTATCGTATCGAACGCAGCGCTGCCGGCGGCGTGTTCGACCTTCACGGCATCGTTCCAGGGGAGTACGAGATCTACGCCTGGTCGGACGCGCCCCAGGACGCCGTGATGGATCCCGCAGTCACGCAAGTGCAAACCGACCCATCCCCCGACAATGTGCGAGCTATCCGAAGCTACCAGCGTGCAGGCTTCGTCATTGAAGCCGAGATCATCACGCCCGACGGGCCGGCGCTACTGATGTTGCGTCATCGTGATCAGCGATGAAAGGAAAATCGGCCGTTACCGCCCTGCTCGCTCTGTGCATCGCATTGGCTGCGCCGGCACGCGCAGCGGACGACGCGCACATGGCGTTCATCGATTCGCAAATCGCCGCGAATATCGGGAAGACGGGTGTTTACGTCCTCGACACCGGCACGGAAGCGCTGCTTGCGCGAGCCTGGCTGGCAGATCATGCCAAGGAGTCGGTGGAGGTTCAGTATTTCATTTGGAGCACTGACAACATCGGCATTCTGGCGGCCGAAGCGCTGTTGCGTGCCGCCGAGCGCGGAGTGCGCGTGCGCGTAATCGTCGATGATCTGTTGATCGATGCGCCGGACAAGTCACTGCTAGCTCTCGCTCGGCATCCGAAAATCGATATTCGCATCTATAACCCGCAGACCTCGGTCGGCATTCCCCTTCACAAGCGGATCTGGAATGTGCTGACTGATTTTCGCGGCGTCAACCAGCGCATGCACGACAAGACGCTGGTCGTCGACGGAAAGATTGCAATTACGGGTGGACGCAATATGGCGGACGAATATTTCGATTACAACCATCAGTACAACTTCCGCGACCGTGACGTGCTGCTTCTGGGCGAAGCAGTCAAGGACATGCGCGCCAGCTTCGAGCGCTTTTGGAATAGCGAAGTCAGCGTCAAAGTCGAGGATTTGTACGGCGGGCTGGGTGCGATGCAGAAGTATGTGCGTGTGAATGACGCGGAGACTCAACAAATCTATCGAGAGTTGCGGGAATACGCAAAGTCCCCTGACAACTTTGCTCCCGAAGTACGCGCTGCAATAGCCGCCACACCCGATTCCTTTGCACGGGTGGCGCGGAGCACGCGGTGGAGCAAAGTGGATTTCATCAGTGATCTCCCGGGCAAGAATGAAAACCGCTTTCGCCTCGACGGCGGCGGACAAACGGCATCTGCGCTGGGCAAACTGGTCCAGGGCGCACGTGCCCGAGTGGTCATACAGTCGCCCTATCTCGTCGTATCGGACCAGGCGATTGAGTTGTTTCGTCGGGTCACCGCGCGCGGCGTCATCGTGCGCGTCAATACCAATTCACTCGCGTCGACCGACAACCTCGCGGCCTTCAGCGGGTATCGCAACCAGCGCGAAGAGTTGCTCAAGATGGGATTGCAGATCTATGAGTACAAGCCTGCGCCAGAGGTACAGGTCAAGCTGATGCAGCGCTCTCCAACCGCGACAAGGAAAATGCCGGTGTTTGCGCTGCACGCGAAGACGATCGTCGTCGACTCAACGATTGTGTATGTCGGAACATTCAATTTCGATCCGCGGTCGGAAAATTTGAACACCGAGGTCGGCGTGATAATTCACGACGACGCGCTTGCGCGCGCGGTCGAGGCCTCGATCGAAACGGACATGGCGTCCGGCAACAGCTGGGACGCCGCTAAAGATGATCCGGATCAATACGTCTCGCTTGCCAAGCGAAGCAAGGCACGCTTGTTCCAAATGATGCCGATCAAGCCGTTACTGTGACGCAGCTTGCAATGATCCGCTATCTGATTCCCGCGATGCTGGTAGTGGCCGGGCTGATCCATTTGTTGCCGTTGTCCGGCGCGCTTGGCAGCGAAAGACTGGCAACTCTCTATGGCGTCTCCTTCAGCGAGCCAAACCTCGCTATCCTAATACGCCATCGTGCAGTGCTCTTTGGTTTGCTGGGCGTGTTGTTGATACTGTCCGCGTTTCGTCCGATGTTTCGAACTGTCGCATTCCTCGCGGGCCTGACCAGCGTCGTCTCGTTTCTGTGGATCGCTGCAGCAGTAGGCAACTACAACCAGCAAGTCGGGCGAGTTGTGACGGCGGATGTCATTGCTTTCGTTTGTCTGATAATCGGGTTTGCGGTTCATCTGTACGTCCAGAATCGAGTCGTTGCAAAACGCGGGCGAAATGAGTTTTAAAGAAGCGCTCAGTAAATAGGGGGATACATGCCGAAGGGATACTGGATCGTGCGCGTCGACATCACCGATCAGGAAACATACAAGTCATATGTCGCTGCAAATGCCAAGCCCCTGGCCAAGTTCGGCGCACGCTTTCTGGTGCGGGCGGGTCGCTTCGAAAATGTCGAAGGCGGCAGTCGTTCTCGCAACGCGGTTATCGAGTTCCCAAGCTACCAGGCAGCGCTTGATTGCTGGAAGTCCGCCGAATATCAGGAAGCAATCAAGCTGCGGACACCTGTTTCCACTGCCGACCTGATCATCATCGAGGGCTACGAAGGTCCGCAGCCCGCCTGACCTCGCGCGACGAGCGCGTTAACTACCCTCGGCCGACAAAAGGCATCTTCGTTGCCATCACCGTCATAGTCAGCACGTTCACATCGAGCGGAAGGCTCGCCATGTGAAGAACGGCGTCGGCGACGTGTTGAACATCCATCACCGGCTCGACCGCAACCGCCCCGTGTGCCTGCGGCACCCCCTTTGTCATTCGCGCGGCAAGATCCGTCAAGGCGTTGCCGATGTCGATCTGGCCGACGGCAATGTCGTACTTGCGGCCATCGAGCGACGATGATTTAGTAAGACCGCTGATTGCGTGCTTCGTCGCCGTATACGGAGCGGAGTTGGGTCGGGGCGCGTGTGCAGATATAGAGCCGTTGTTGATGATGCGGCCACCGCGCGGGTCCTGCGATTTCATCAAACGAAACGCGCCCTGCGTGCAAAGGAACGCGCCGGTCAGATTGGCGTCGACGACAGCTTTCCACTGCGCGTATGTCAGGTCTTCGAGTGGCACAGGTGGTGCACCCGTGCCGGCGTTGTTGAACAACACGTCCAACCGACCAAAGCGCTGCTGAATCTTCGCGAAGAGAGCATCCACCGAAGGCGGGTCGCCGACGTCGGTGGCGACCACCAGCGACTCGCCTCTCGCGCCCTCACCGAGCTTTGCCGTCGCTTCGAGTGCGTCGTGCCGGCGACCTGCGAGCACGGTGTCGAATCCGTTCTTCAACAACGTGACCGCAACCGCGCGGCCAATACCGCTACCGGCACCGGTCACCAGCGCCACCTTACGTGCTTCGGCCATCGATGCCTACCCCATGTGCAGTCCGCCGTTGCACGAGAACTCGGCACCGGTGGTAAATCCTGCGTCGTCACCCGACAGCCATACGCATATCGATCCGATCTCTTCCGCCTTGCCCAAACGCTTGACCGGAATCGTCTGAATGATTTTCTCGCGCACGTCTTCGCGCACCGCCATCACCATATCGGTCGCGATATAGCCCGGCGAAACCGTGTTCACGGTCACGCCCTTGCTCGCGACTTCCTGCGCAAGCGCCATCGAAAAGCCATGCATGCCGGCCTTCGCCGCGGAATAGTTGGTCTGCCCGAACTGACCCTTTTCGCCGTTAACCGAAGCAATGTTGATGATGCGGCCCCAGCCTTTATCCAGCATCCCGTCGATCACCTGCTTGGTGACGTTAAACAGACTGTTCAGATTGGTGTCGATCACTGCGCGCCAGTCTTCCAGCGACATCTTGCGGAATACACCGTCACGTGTGATTCCGGCGTTGTTGACCAGAATGTCGATCGGTCCGTGTTCTGCCTTGACCTTGTCGAACGCCTCCTTGGTGGAAGCCCAATCGGCCACGTTGCCAACTGACACTGCGAACGTGTAGCGGTCGGCCTTTTGTTCAGCGAGCCACTTCGCATGATCACGCGTCGGCCCACAGCCTGCGATCACTTTGTATCCGGCGTCGTGAAATCTGCGGCAGATTGCGGTACCGATGCCGCCCATGCCACCGGTCACATATGCCAGTTTTGCCATGCCTGTCTCCTTGGTGTTTTCTGTAATTAGACACTATTAGTCCAGCATCAGCCGCGGCTGGGCTTTGAAAGCGAGACCTATGATCAATTGATGACACCGAATCTTGTCTCCTTTGTTATTCCCGCACACAACGAGGAGCCGTTGCTGGCTGCAACGCTGATGGCCGTGCACGCCGCGGCGACCGCCTGCGCAATCGAATATGAAATCGTCGTCGCCGATGACGCGTCGACAGATCGAACCGCGCAGGTTGCGGATGAATTGAACGCACGCGTCGTATCCGTACAGCACCGGCAGATCGCCGCCACCCGAAATTCGGGAGCGCGTGCATCAACCGGCGATCTGCTCGTCTTTGTCGACGCCGACACACTAATCGATGAGGACGTGCTGCGTGCTGCGCTCGCTGCCGTCGGCAATGGCTCGATTGGCGGCGGTGCCGCCGTCCGCTTCGATGGCGAAGTTCCGCTGTACGCGCGACTGTTGATTCCCTGGATGACAGCAACGATGCGGTGGGCTCGGCTCGCAGCGGGCTGCTTCGTCTTCTGCACACGTTCCGCATTCGAGACGGCAGGCGGCTTTGACGAACGGTTGTTCGGCGCCGAAGAGATCACGCTCAGCATTGCGCTGAAGAAGATCGGACGCTTCGTAATTCTGCGCGAAGCGGTGCTGACGTCGGGCCGCAAGCTGCGCACCTATTCCGGCTTCGAAGTGCTCGGCATTGCCATGCGCGGCGCGTTGAGCGGAGGCTCAATAATCAGGCATCGCGAACAGATGGATCTCTGGTACGCGCCGCGGCGTGTGGATCCTGCATTGCAACGTCCACAACGGCCTGCCTAGTTGCAGAGGCGCAACCGAGCCGGCTTAACGCTCGACCGCCAGCGCGACACCCATTCCACCGCCAATACAGAGCGCGGCCAATCCCTTCTTGGCATCGCGCCGCTTCATTTCGTGCAACAGCGTCACAAGAATGCGCGCACCCGATGCCCCAATCGGGTGACCGAGCGCAATCGCGCCGCCGTTGACGTTGATCTTCTCCGTATTCCAGCCCATGTCCTTGTTGACCGCGCATGCCTGCGCAGCAAAAGCCTCGTTAATCTCCATTAGGTCGACCTGATCGGCCGTCCACCCCGCCTTCTTCAGCGCCTTGCGCGAGGCGGGCGCAGGCCCCATGCCCATAATCTTCGGATCGACTCCCGCCGACGCGAACGACTTGATCGTCGCGAGCGGCTTGAGTCCCAACTCTTTCGCCTTCGCTTCCGACATCACCAGCAATGCGGCAGCGCCATCGTTGAGTCCGGATGCATTGCCGGCTGTCACGCTCCCCTGCTTGTCGAATGCAGGCTTCAACCCGGACAGCGCTTCGGCATTGGTCTTGCGGTTTATGAACTCGTCTGCATCAAAAGAAATGGGGTCGCCTTTTCGCTGCGGAATCGGCACTGCGACGATCTCTTCCTTGAAGCGCCCTGCGTCCTGCGCGGCGGCGGCTTTCTGCTGCGAGGCGAGTGCAAATTGATCCTGCGTCGCTCGATCGACGTTGTGCTCCTTCGCAACATTCTCCGCAGTGATGCCCATGTGGTACTGGTTGTAAACATCCCAGAGCCCGTCGACGATCATGCTGTCGATGATCTTGGCGTCGCCCATCCTGTAACCATCGCGCGATCCCTGCATTACGTGCGGCGACGCACTCATATTCTCCTGCCCACCGGCGACGACAATTTCCGCATCACCGTTGGCGATCGCCTGGGCCGCGAGCATCACCGCCTTTAGTCCCGATCCGCACACCTTGTTGATGGTTGTCGCGGGAACCGTTACAGGCAGGCCCGCTTTGATAACCGCTTGCCGCGCCGCGTTCTGTCCAACACCAGCAGTCAACACCTGCCCCATGATGACTTCGTCGACCTGTTCGGGCTTAACGTTCGCGCGCTTCAGCACCTCCTTGATGACGATCGCGCCAAGATCGGCAGCAGGAATTTTCGCCAGCGAACCGCCAAATTTTCCAACTGGGGTGCGCGCAGCTGCAACGATGACTACATTGGACATTTAAGAACGCTCCTAGGCTTTTTCCTGAACGTAACGGCCGGGTGCCGCTTCGATGACTTTGTACTTCGAATTGCCGAAATTTTTCGGTGCAGCTTTCTTCGGACCGCCAAACTGCGCAAGCCATTTGCTCCAATCGGTCCACCAACTGCCAGGCTGCTCTTCAGCCGAACGTAACCATTCCTCCGGGTCGGCCGGTAGCTTGGATTGCGCGCCGGTCCAGTAACTGCGCTTGTTCTTCGATGGCGGATTGATGCTGCCGGCAATATGACCACTGGCACCGAGCACGAATCGAATGCCGCCTGACTTTCCGGTGCCCGGTAGCAGCCGCGCCGACGCATACGCCGCCTTCCAGGGAACGATGTGATCCTCGCGCGCCGCGAAGACGTACGTCGGCACCTTGATCGAACCCAAATCTATGGGCTCTCCGCAGCACACCAGTTTCCCAGGTATCCGCAAATTGTTTTCCAGATACATATTGCGCAGATACCAGGCATACATCGGTCCGGGCAAATTCGTGCTGTCACCATTCCAGTACAGCAAGTCAAACGCCGGAGGCTGCTTGCCTTGCAGATAGTTGTTAACGACGTAGTTCCATACCAGATCGTTGGAACGCAAGTTGTTGAACGTGATCGCCAGATCGCGGCCGGGCATCAATCCACCCTTGCCAAGCGTCTGTTCGCGCTGGCGTACCTGATGCTCGTCGATGAACAAATCGAGCATGCCGGGCTCTTCGAAATCGAGCAGCGCAGTCATCATCGTCACGCTGGACACAGGAGACTCGCCACGTGCCAACATAACTGCAAGTGCTGTCGCCAAAATCGTCCCTCCGACGCAGAAACCAAGCGCGTTGACTTGCTTCTGGCCGCTGATTTCCTGCGCGACGTGAATCGCCTTGATCGCCCCCTGCTCCAGGTAATCGTCCCACGTCAGATTCGACTCGGGTTGGTGCGGGTTTTTCCAAGACATGACGAAAACGGTGTGACCATTTCCGACAGCGTGCCGAATGAAAGAGTTTTCGGGTTGCAGATCGAGAATGTAGTACTTGTTGATGCATGGCGGCACCAACACGAACGGCCGTGCATAGACCTTGTCAGTCAGCGGTTTGTATTGAATCAGCTGGAACAAGGCATTCTGGAAAACGATTTGGCCTTCGCTGGTGGCAACATTGCGCCCCACTTCAAAGGCGCTTTCATCGGTCTGCGAAATGCGGCCACGCTGGATATCGTTCATCAGGTTGTCCAGACCTGACTTCAGGCTTTCTCCACGCGACTCCAGCAGCGTCTGCTGTGCCTTGGGATTGGTCGCAAGAAAATTGGAAGGCGAAGCAGCATCGACCCACTGCGATACCGCGAACTTCACCCGCTGCTTAGTCTTGCGATCAGCCTCGACTGTATCGGCCAACCGATTCATGAAATCCGCATTCAGCAGATACGCGCGCGCGTAAAAGGATGCTAATGAGTTGCTCTGCCAAGCGGGATCTGAAAACCGGGAGTCGGCGATTGGCTCGGACGACTTTGCGGGATTCTGAAAGAAATCGGTCCATAACGTGGCAAGTCGCGTCAGATAGTCCTGTTGCAGGTGAATTAGCTGATCGGGCGATGGCGGAAGCGCGTACGGCGCAGGCAACGCGTCGGGCGCTTTGAAAGCGGCAGGATTCGCCAATGCCGATTCGCTGCGCGATTTATCGGCGCGGCGCGAAGGTGCTGCTTTCGCTCGCGTCCGGCGGCTGGTCGATGTCGTACCTGTCGAAGTGGGCATTTATGTCTCCTGAACGCGGATTCTCCGCACAGCATGACTGCCGGTCAAACGCGCCAAATAAGCGCCGCGTGGCGACCCGTGGTTTGATCGCGCCGAAAGCTGTAGAAGCGTGCGGAATCGCTGAAAGTGCAGTCGTGCCCGCCATAAATGCGGATGACGCCGACTTGATCAAGCGCCTGCCGCCCGAGTTCGAACAGATTGGCCAGATACTTGCCTTGCGGTCGTGCGCGGAACGCACGCTGTGCGTCTGGCAATGCCGCCTGCATTGCATCGAGCACTTCTGCGCCAACTTCGAAGTGCGCAGGGCCAATGGCAGGGCCAAGATACGCGATCAACTCAGCGCCGCGATCTTGAAGGCTTGCGCGCATTGATTTGACCGTCGCCTGAATGACACCCGCCGCGAGGCCGCGCCACCCGGCATGCGCCACGGCGACAGAACGACCTGATGTGTCGGTAATAAGCACCGGCATGCAATCTGCGATCAATACCACGCACACGACGTTGGGCGTCGTCGCAAAGGATGCGTCAGCTGTGGAGCCGGGGTCGACTTGTGCGGCATCGACCACGCCTGCGCCGTGCACCTGGTGCAGCCAGCGAGGATCAGATGGCAACGACGTCCGCAGCAACGCCCGATTCGCTGTCACGTCTGCCAGATCATCGCCAGTGCCAAGCCCAATGTTCATTCCGCCATGCCCATGCGGAGGCACACCGTACGGCCCTCGCGAGACGCCGTCCCTTCGCGTGGTGATGATCGCATGCACGTTGGGCGGCGCCGGCCAATCGGGGCGAATCCATTGCGCACTCATCTGAATACTTCGGCTGCAACGTCGAGCGGGCCAAAGCCAAGCTCATGCATCAACTGCGCGAGATCGGCGGCGGGAGAGTGAAACCAGTTCAAACGCTGCCTGCTCACCGGGTGGTCCAGAGCCAATCGGCACGCGTGCAGCGCCTGTCGATCAAATTCCTTCCACCGCGCTGCTGGCTCGCCGCGTGGCGGCAGCCTGCGCCGATACACCGGATCGCCAATCAGCGGATGCCCAACGTGCTCCAGATGCACGCGAATCTGATGCGTGCGGCCCGTTTCAAGCCGGCACGCTAGCCAGGAAATGTCGGCACCCGCATTCTTTGTAGAGTCGAGCGTTGCATAGTGCGTGCGTGCAGGCTTTGCAGCTTCCGTCGTACTCACTTTAAAGCGCAGCGGATTGCGCGGATCACGCCCGATAGCGGCGTCGATCACGCCGCGTTGCGACGGTACGCCGAGCACCAGCGCCCAGTACTCGCGTGTCACGGTCCGAGACTGTAGCTGACGCACCAGATCCGTTTGAGCGGCCAGTGTTTTGGCAACAACCATCAGACCCGAGGTATCGGCGTCGAGGCGATGGACGATTCCCGCACGTGGAACGTCGATCAGCGTCGGCGCGTAGGCAAGCAAGCCATTCAGCAACGTTCCAGACCAATGCCCGGCGGCAGGATGCACGACAAGCTTCGGCGGCTTGTTCAACACGAGGATCGCGTCGTCCTCGAATATCACCTCGAGCGGCATCGGCTCTGGCTTATAGGCAGCCGCGTCGGGCGCCGGTTGCGGCGTCACCTTAACAACGTCGCCAAACGTCAGCGTGTGCCTCGCTCTCACGGCGCCCCCGTTGACGGTTACAGCGCCGGCGACAACCCACTGCTGTAGCCGGCTCCGCGATACGTCCGGGATCAAGAAGGCAAGGGCCTTGTCCAATCGCTCGCCTGCGTACCGCTCGTCGATGCGCAGCGTCAGCGCGGGCGAGGTGTCCGGTGCATCGTCCGCTTCTACAGCGTCGTCCGAGTACGAGATCGACATCGTAGAACGATATACTGCCGAGCAATTGAACATGGTCAGCCGCTCGATGAAAACCCATTGGACGCAACGGCTTGCGCCCTTAATCGCCACGCTCGCGATGGTCCTGTTCTCTGCCGCCTTGGGCGGTTGCAGCTGGCTCGGCATCAATTGGGGCGACAATGATGAAACACTGAAATGGGATCCGGACAAGCTGTACTCGGAGGCCCGCATTGAGCTGAACAACGGTAGTTGGAAGCGTTCGCGGGAGCTTTATCAAAAGCTCGAATCGCGCTACCCGTTCGGCCGCCATGCTCAGCAGGCGTTGATGGAGATCGCCTACACGTACTACAAGGAGGGTGAGAGTGCGCAGGCCATTCAAGCTGCCGATCGCTTCATCCGTCAGTACCCGAATCATCCCAATGTCGATTACATGTATTACCTGAAAGGGCTCGCGTCCTTCAATGACGAGCTTGGTTTTCTCGGCCAGTTCCTCGGGCAGGATATTTCGGAGCGTGATGCGAAAGCTGCGCGCGAAGCGTTCGATGCATTCAAGGACCTCATCACTCGATATCCGGACAGTAAGTACGCTCCGGATGCGCGTGCGCGCATGATTTACCTGGCGAACTCGCAGGGCCAGGCGGAAGTCAATGTCGCGCGCTACTACTTCACGCGCAAGGCCTATCTCGCTGCCATTCAGCGCGCACAAACCGTCGTGCGCGACTTTCAGCAGACTCCTGCCACCGAAGAAGCGTTATCAATCATCGCGCGTTCCTACGAGGCACTGCAGATGAAGGATTTGCAGGCCGACGCCGAACGCGTGCTGGCACTGAATTTCCCTCAGAGTAAGTATCTGAGTAGTCGCAGATAACTGCAGATAACTGCTTGGCCCGCGTCGCCGCGCTCGCAAGGAACACTGACATGCAAGCCGATGACGTCGAATACGCTGGATTCTGGATTCGCGTCGGCGCCGCGCTGATCGACTCGGTGCTTGTTCTCATGGTCATCGTTCCGCTACTCATTGCCATTTACGGATGGGGATACTTCGGCGAGCAAACCAGCCTGATAGCCGGACCTGCTGACTTCCTGATTTCCTGGGTTGCGCCGGCCGTCGCAGTAATTGCATTCTGGCTTTACCGGCAGGCGACGCCTGGAAAAATGGTGTTATCGCTGCGCGTGGTAGACGCAAAAACGGGCGGCACGCTTTCAGTGGGTCAATCGATCGGTCGGTATCTTGGGTACTACGTTTCAATGATTCCGCTTTTCATCGGCCTCATCTGGATTGCGTTCGACCGAAGGAAGCAGAGTTGGCATGACAAACTCGCGGGCACGGTCGTTGTCCGCTCCAAGGCGCGCAGCACCGAGCCCGTCAGATTCGTAGCAAGAGGTTAGCTACGCCGGCGGGTCAGGAACTCGACCGCCTCGGCTTCGCTGCGCGTCCGCGAAAATGGCGGCAGGCTGGACAGGACAACCTTTCCATACGGCTTCGTCAAAACACGTACGTCCAGGATCATCAAGACGCCGCGATCGGTTTCATCGCGAATTAGGCGACCAACACCCTGCTTCATCAGCATGATCGCTTCGGGCAGCTGATATTCGTTAAACGGATTACGCCCGCTCTTCCGCAAGTAACGAATTTTCGCTTCGACGATTGGATCGTCTGGCGGTGCAAACGGCAGCTTGTCGATGACCACCAGCGAGAGCGCATCGCCGCGGATATCGATGCCCTCCCAGAAGCTGATGCTGCCGACAAGCACCGCGTTATCTGAGCTGCGGAATGCTTCGAGCAACGCGCGCCGCGTACTTGTTCCCTGGATCAGCAGTGGCAGCGGCTGATCATCGAGTGCCATCAGTTGGCGCAGACGATCGGCCACCCTGTCGACGGCGCGCAACGTCGTGCACAGGATAAACGCCCGGCCATTATTGGCACGCACCAACGGCCACGCCGCCTCTGCTACGTTCTGCGCAAAGCTCGCGTCGTACGGCGACGGCATCGACTGCGGCAGGTATAGCAGCGCCTGTTGCGGAAAATCGAACGGGCTGTCCCAGCGCGCGGTCGATGCTTCTTCAAGTCCGACTTCATTGAGATAGTGATCGAACCGTCCCGCCGCAGTCAGCGTTGCCGAGGTCAGTACCCATGCCTGCGGCTGCGCCTCGCGGGCTCGCGCCAGTGCCTCGCCCGGCGCCAACGGGGTCTGGTTGAACTGTGCACCGTGGGCGGAAACCGAAATCCAACGGACAGTTGGCGAATCGTCGGTGTCGGTGTTGCCATCATCGTCACGATGAGGCGACTTGTTAAGCTCCTTGCTCCACTTGGATAGCTCGCGTCGTAGCTCTGCCACTCGCGCGATCAACAGGTCGAGCTCCGCGTCGCGACCACGATTGACTTCAAGGGCACGCGCCAGATCAACGCACGCGGCATCAACATCATCGAATGCCGGTTGCAACTCGCTTCGTCGTTCGATTCGCTCCAGCGGAGTACGCGAACCGACCGCAAGCCCGACACCGCCCAGCGCTAGCCTCATATCGCGTATTGCGCGCTCGAACTGATTCGTCAGCGTGATCCATGATGCGCCATCGGGCGCGCGCGCCAAACCAAGAGCGCGAGCATCGCGGCCCGCTTCGAGCAACTGCGCAAGCGACAATGAAGCACCAAAAAAGTCAGCCGCGATTGCCGGCAGCTGATGCGCCTCGTCGAGAATCACCGTGTTGACGGTCGGTAGGAAGTCGCGGATCGCGTCGTCGCGAAACGCCAGGTCAGCCATGAACAGGTGGTGATTGACGACGACGATATCGGCCGCTTGCGCATCGCGCCGCGCCTTGTAAACGAAACACTCGCCAAAGCGCGGGCATTCGGCTCCCAGACAGTTATCTCGCGTCGAAGTGACGACCGGCCAGATTGCCGCGTTTTCGGGAACGTCTGCCAGTTCGGCTCGATCGCCGGTTGTCGTGCTCGCCGAAAAGCGAATCACGGAGCGCAGATGCCCTACATCTTCGCGACTGGGCAACAACCCTTCGGCTTCAGCGCGCCCCATTCGATGCAGGCATACATAATTGGCGCGACCTTTCAACAACGCAGTTGCCGCGTTGATTCGCAGCGCGTCGAGCACTGCGGGAAGATCCTTACGGAACAGCTGGTCCTGCAAAGGCTTGGTGCCGGTGGATAGAAGCACCTTGCCGCCGGACAGCAACGCCGGCACCAGATATGCGAACGTCTTGCCGGTGCCGGTGCCGGCCTCGGCGATCAGCGTTCCGCCCGACTCGATCGCGTCAAAAACCGCCGCCGCCATTTCAGCCTGCGATGGGCGTGAAATGAAGCCCGGAACGGACCTAGCAAGCGAACCGTTTGCGGAAAACGCGGCGGTGACTTGCGCTCGAACGGTGTTGTCCGAGCGCAATGCAGCGGCAACCAGCGTCACGCCGGTATGTCGGGCACCAGACGAATCTCGAGCTGCGTCAGCGCGTCTTTTATCTGCAACTTGCGCTTTTTCATACGCCGTAGCGCGAGGTCGTCGATACTCAATTGCTCGGCAAGACGGTCTATCGCCGCGTCCAGGTCACGATGCTCCATTTGCAGCTCGATAATGCGCCGCTTTATTTCTTCCTGATCCATCGTTGTGCAACTATCAGGCATGGGCTGATAAACGATTGAGTTAAGCCCCAAAGACGCGCTGTCATCGTCGCTATCAGGAGGGCATGAGAGCCGATGATAGACTCAACTAAACGACCGTTACCACCGCGTGTCCAGCTTTAAAGTCAACGCTTGCGTCGCCACCCATATCGGCGACCGCCACGAGCAACAGGATCGGGTCGCCATCATCACGAGCGAGCGCAATCCCGGTGCCATGCTCGCCATCGTCGCCGACGGCATGGGCGGCCGCACCGGGGGCCGACAGGCCGCCGATCAGGTGATTTCCACCGCAGAAAGCCTCTTTTGCGACATGTCCGAGCATGACTCGACGTTTCGCGAGATGTTGCTGCATCTTGCCGCCGAGGCACATACAGTCATCCGTCTGACAGCGATCTCGAGCGAGAAGGAACCGCACGCCACGCTGTGCGCGCTGATCATCAAGAAGCAGTACGCAATCTGGGCGCATGCCGGGGACTCCCGGCTTTACTTTTTCCGCAACGGCCAGCTGGCGCATGTCACCGAGGATCAGACCTATGCGCAACAGCTGCGCGAAGAAGGACGGCACGAAGATGCGGAGATCGCCGCCCAACGCTACAAGAACATCCTGGTCAGCGCGCTCGGAATCAACAAGAAACCGAAAGTGGTGATCGGCGAAGAACATGGCCTGCGCGTCGGCGATGTGTTCCTTCTCGCGAGTGATGGGATGTGGGCCTATTTCGAGGACGATGAGTTGGCGCGCTTGCTGACGGACCTGTCGCCACGCGATGCATCCGAGGAAATGATGTCGCTCGCGCGCGAGCGCGCCGAGGGACGGGGCGACAATCTGTCACTTGCGATCGTCAAGTTCGAGCCACCACCTCGCAGCCGCGCCTAATGCTGCTCGCTATTACTTGATCGACTCTGCTGCCTTCTTGCGTATTTCTTCGCGAGCGGCTTCCTGTGCTTCGATCTGCTTGCGCTTTTCTGCGCGCCGCTGTTCGCTTTCGACTCGCTTGGCTTCCTGTTCCTGAGCCCGCTTCTGCGCCTGCTCCTGTTTTTGCTGGAACTTGCGGAGATTTTCAGCACGCTCTTCGGCAGTCATTCGCGGCTGCGCTGACCCACGGCGTTGTTCGCCGGCTTTACCCTCACCAGCCTCGTCAGCCTTTTGCGGCCCTTCGCGCTGCTTCGCTTCCGCTTCCCTTGCCTTTGCAGCGTCTAGCGCACGCGATTCCTTCTGCGGCCGCTGGGCGTCTTCAACTGCTCGCGCGGCCTGCTCATCGGCACGTCGCTTGGCCACTCTTTCGGCTTCGATCCGACGCTGCACATCCCGCGCTTCGACCCGCACGCGTCGGACTTCGCGCTCCGCCAGCTCCTTCTCGCGTCGAACATCGTCGCGGCACGAATTGACAAGGAATTTGCGCAGACATTCGTTGTCGCGCGCACTTGCGTCGCGTGCGATCCGCGCCATCTCTGCATCTGCCTCATTCAAGACGGCTCGCGCCTGCGCGTCATCCCGAATGCTTCCGGCCGGGTAGCGGGCACCGAAATCTTGCGCCACCGCCGGCATTACGACCAGCAAAAGCAGTGCAAACAGAGTTTTCATCGGATACAAAAATCGCGAGTACAGCGAACTAACGTACGGCTAGACACCTGCGCCGACACTACGTTTCGGGGCCACCAGATACTCGCGCGACTGCATCTCGCGCAAGCGCGACACCGTACGCGCGAATTCGTTGGTGAGCGCGCCCGCAACGTACAGCTGCTCGGGCGGCACTTCCGCCGAGGCGATGAGATGCACGCGATGGTCGTACAGAACATCAACCAGCCACGTGAAGCGTCGGGCCTCTGAAGCTTGGCCGGCGCTCATGCGCGGAATGTTTGAGACAAGCACGGTATGAAATTGTGCCGCGATCTCGAGATAATCATTCTGCGAGCGTGGACCGCCGCACAGCACGGCAAAGTCAAACCAGACCACGCCGCCCGCCCGCCGCCGGGCGCGTATCCGTCGCGATTCAATCTCCAGCAGAGGATCCTCATCATCCGCTTCGGCAATCCGGTCAAAGGCTGTCTGCAGGATGGCGTCCGCGGCGGTGCCTCCAGGTGTCACGTAGGCGTCGATATTTTGCATCGCGCGCTGCCGGTAATCGATTCCAGCATCGACATGGACCACGTCGAGCTGCTGAGTCAACAGCTCGATCGCCGGCAGGATCCCCGGGAATTCACTGGCCGTCGTTTTACAACGTCGTGACTGGGAAAACCCTGGCGTTACCCAACTTAATCGCCTTGCAGCACATCCCCCTTTCGCCAGCTGGCGTAATAGCGAAGAGGCCCGCACCGATCGCCCTTCCCAACAGTTGCGCAGCCTGAATGGCGAATG